>BNJS01002990.1_pt1:2065000-2082733 | contig 2082733 bp, 2330 predicted proteins | sample 8540461 | NCBI WGS metagenome assembly BNJS01 (sample SAMD00202454, study PRJDB9452) | human saliva metagenome | isolation source: human saliva | place: Japan
CATTGCGGCTTCCTTACTTCACAATCCCAAGGTTCTCTTTTTAGATGAGCCGACCATTGGGTTGGACGTTTCGGTCAAGGACAATATTCGCCGAGCTATCACTCAGATTAATCAAGAGGAAGAGACCACCATTCTCTTGACCACTCACGACCTGAGCGACATTGAGCAACTCTGTGATCGAATTTTTATGATTGACAAGGGGCAGGAGATTTTTGATGGAACGGTTAGTCAGCTCAAGGAAACCTTTGGAAAGATGAAGACTATCTCCTTTGTACTAGTACCAGGTCAAAGTCATCTCCCTTCTCACTATGAAGGTTTACCTGATATGACCATTGATAGACAAGGAAACAGTCTCAATATTGAATTCGATAGTTCCCGCTACCAGTCGGCCGATATTATCAAGCAAACCCTGTCTGATTTTGAAATTCGCGATTTGAAGATGTTGGATACGGATATCGAGGATATTATCCGTCGCTTCTACCGAAAGGAGCTCTAAGATGGTCAAATTGTGGAGACGTTATAAACCCTTTATCAATGCAGGTGTTCAGGAGTTGATTACCTATCGAGTCAACTTTATTCTTTATCGGATTGGCGATGTCATGGGGGCCTTTGTTGAGTTTTATCTCTGGAAGGCAGTCTTTGATTCCTCGCAGGAGTCCTTGATTCAAGGCTTCAGCATGGCAGATATCACCCTCTACATCATCATGAGTTTTGTGACCAATCTTTTGACTAGGTCGGATTCTTCTTTTATGATTGGGGAGGAGGTCAAGGATGGCTCCATTATCATGCGCTTGCTGCGACCAGTGCATTTTGCGGCCTCATATCTCTTCACCGAGCTTGGTTCCAAGTGGTTGATTTTTATCTCTGTTGGACTGCCATTTTTAAGTGTTATTGTCTTGCTGAAAATTCTTTCTGGGGAAGGTATTGTAGAAGTGCTGGGACTAACTGTCCTTTATCTCTTTAGCTTGACGCTAGCCTATCTGATTAACTTTTTCTTTAATATCTGCTTTGGATTTTCAGCCTTTGTGTTTAAAAATTTATGGGGCTCTAATCTGCTTAAGAATTCTCTGATTGACTTTATGTCTGGGAGTTTGATTCCCTTGGCTTTCTTTCCAAAGATCGTATCAGATATTCTGTCCTTCTTGCCTTTTTCATCCTTGATTTATACTCCAGTTATGATTGTTGTTGGAAAATACGATGCCAATCAGATTCTTCAAGCTATCTTGCTACAGGTTTTCTGGCTCATAGTGATGGTGGGCTTGTCTCAGTTGATTTGGAAACGAGTCCAGTCATTCATCACCATTCAGGGAGGTTAGTATGAAAAAATATCAACGCATGCACCTGATTTTTATCAGACAATACATCAAGCAAATCATGGAATACAAGGTTGATTTTGTGGTTGGTGTTTTAGGTGTCTTTCTGACCCAAGGTTTGAACCTCTTGTTTCTCAATGTACTCTTTCAACATATCCCCTCGCTTGAAGGCTGGACCTTTCAAGAAATAGCCTTTATCTATGGTTTTTCCTTGATTCCCAAGGGATTGGACCATCTCTTTTTTGACAATCTCTGGGCACTAGGGCAGCGCTTGGTGCGAAAGGGAGAATTTGATAAGTATCTGACTCGTCCTATCAATCCGCTCTTCCACATCCTAGTCGAGACCTTTCAGATTGATGCCTTGGGCGAGCTCTTGGTCGGTGGCATTTTACTAGGGACAACAGTATCAAGCATTGCTTGGACTCTTCCCAAATTCCTGCTTTTCCTAGTCTGTATTCCTTTTGCGACCTTGATCTATACTTCCTTGAAAATCGCGACTGCCAGCATCGCTTTTTGGACTAAGCAGTCAGGCGCCATGATTTATATTTTCTATATGTTTAATGATTTTGCTAAGTACCCGATTTCCATTTATAATTCAGCTCTTCGTTGGTTGATTAGCTTTATCGTGCCTTTCGCCTTTACAGCCTACTATCCAGCTAGCTATTTCTTGCAGGACAAGGATGGGCTCTTTAATATCGGTGGTTTGATGCTGATTTCCCTTGTCTTCTTTTTCATTTCCTTGAAACTATGGGACAGGGGCTTAGATGCCTACGAAAGTGCGGGTTCGTAAGGGGAATATATAAAGTGTGAGATTTATATAGAAAGTCTATGAATAAGAGATCAATTAGATACAGTATAAGGACAAGGTATTCTGCCTTGTCTTTTCTAATATATTTTAAGGTATCTATCTTTCAAATTTTTTCTTTTGGAATGAATAAAGTATACTTATCTTGCTAAAATGGTAGAATAGATTTAAGATTTGGTAAGAAGGAGAGCCTAATGAAATTGAGATTGGAAAATAAAGAATCTGAACGTGTCCAAGAACTTGGAAATTTAATCCGAGCCTATAATCGCTCTAAAAGGGAAGCTTCAACAAGTGAGCCTCTCAATATCTTTGTCGAAGATGAGGATGGAAATTTAATGGGAGGTCTGGTGGCCTAGACGTTTGGCTATTGGCTGGAAATTGAGTATTTATATGTGAGTGAGGCTTTACGAGGGCAAGGGCTTGGCTCGGATATTTTGCAAAGGGCAGAAGAGGAAGCTCGTGACAGGAAGTGTAAGTATTCATTTGTGGATACCTTTCATTTTCAAGCGCCAGATTTTTATAAGAAGCATGGCTATGAGGAAGTGTTTAGATTAAAAGAATATCCCTATACAGGTGAGAGATACTATTATACGAAAGAGTTATAATTTATCAAAGGATAGATAGCAGATTTCTACCTGACAAATGTAGCGATTTTTGGTATAATATCATGAGGTGATTTTATGGCAAATTTGAATAGATATAAGTTTACATTTGGAAACAAAACCTTAACTTTAACAACAGAACACGATAATCTTTTTATGGAAGAAGTGGAGCGGGTTGCCAAGGAAAAATATAAGGCCATTAAAGAGCAGATGCCTGCGGCAGATGATGAAGTCTTGGCCATTTTGCTGGCGATTAATAGTTTATCTACCCAGCTCAGTCGCGAGATTGAGTTTGATGATAAGGAAAAAGAATTGGAAGGCCTTCGTCACAAAATGCTTAGCGAATTAAGAGAAAAGTCAGCTAATACAGGGGAAAGATAGTGTTTGCAATTATTATTTTACTAATATTAGCTTGGAGCTTTTATATTGGCTACTCGCGTGGGATTGTTCTGCAGGGTTATTATGCTGCTATGACGATTGTATCCATGCTGGTGGCTGGAGCTCTATATCAGGACTTGGCTAAGTCTATCAGCTTGTGGGTGCCCTATGCTAGCGCTATTAAAGGTAGCTCGACTTATTTCTTTGCAAGTTCTCAACTTTTCCATTTGGATAAGGTTTTTTATGCGGGGCTGGCTTATCTTCTTGTTTTCAGTCTTGTTTATATAGTAGGCCGCTTTTTGGGGATTTTTGTAAATTTAATTCCCTATCCGAATAAGTGGGATACCAAAGTTTTTAATATGGTTAGTGGGGCTATTGCGGTCTTCATCTCACTCTTTGTCATCGAGATGGGACTGACTATTTTAGCTACTGTGCCCATGTCCTTTATCCAAGAACGTTTAAATTCGAGTTTGCTGATTCGATTTATTATTAATCATACGCCTGTAACTTCATCCATTTTACATGACCTTTGGGTCACAAAAATTATCGGATAATTAAGACTCAGTTGCTCTGTAGCTGAGTTTCTTTTTCAGTTTAAATTATATAGAAATAGAATGAACATGATGAATCATAAAATTTTAGAAACTTTGGAATTTGATAAAATTAAGGAGCTTTTTTCTCCCTATCTGCTGACTGAGCTGGGAGAGTTGGAGTTGAAGCAGCTCCAGCCAAACAGCAAAAAAGAATCAATTGCTGCTGCTTTTTTGGAGATGTCCGATATGCGGCAGATTTTTGTGCAGCATCCGCACTTTAGTTTGGGAGCCATTCAGGATATTAGGGGCTTGACCAAGCGCCTAGAGCTGGATAGCGACTTGAATATCGAGGAGTTTTTAGCTCTCAAGCGGGTCTTGGCTGTGACACATGAGTTGGTATCTTTCTACGAGGACTTGGAAAATGTCCAATTGGAGCGTTTGGATCGTCTTTTTAACAATCTAGTAGAGTTTCCTAGTATTCAGGGAAGCCTGCAAGCTATCAATGATGGGGGCTTTCTCGAAAGTTTTGCTAGTGAAGAGTTGAGTCGTATTCGCCGGAGAATCCAAGAAAATGAAGTTCAGGTTCGAGATATTCTGCAAGAAATTCTCAAAACCAAGGGTGATATGTTGGCAGACCAAGTGGTGGCCAGCCGGAACGGCCGCAATGTACTACCTGTGAAAAATACCTACCGTAACCGTATTGCGGGTGTCGTTCACGATATTTCAGCCAGCGGGAGTACGGTTTACATTGAGCCGCGGGCGGTGGTCAATCTCAATGAAGAGATTGCTAGCAGTCGGGCGGACGAGCGCTATGAAATTCAGAGGATTTTGCAGGCTATGTCGGATATGATACGGCCTCATGCGGCTGAAATTGCAAATAATGCTTGGATTATCGGACATCTGGATCTGGTGCGTGCCAAGGTCCGCTTCATGCAGGAGACGGGAGCGGTGGTGCCAGACCTGTCGGAAGAGCAGGACATCCAACTGCTCAGTATTCGCCATCCCTTGATTGAAAATGCAGTGGCTAATGACCTGCATTTCGGGCCAGACCTGACAGAGATTGTCATTACCGGGCTAATACGGGTGGTAAGACCATCATGCTGAAGACCTTGGGCTTGGCTCAGATCATGGCCCAGTCAGGTCTGCCGATTTTGGCGGACAAGGAGAGCCGCGTCGGGATTTTCAGTCAGATTTTTGCAGACATTGGTGATGAGCAGTCCATTGAGCAGAGCCTATCGACTTTCTCCAGTCACATGACTAATATCGTCTCTATTTTAGAGCAGGTTGATAGCGAGAGTTTGGTCCTGCTGGATGAGCTGGGAGCTGGGACTGACCCGCAGGAGGGAGCAGCTCTGGCTATTGCTATCTTGGAAGACTTGCGGCTAAGGCAGATTAAAACCATGGCGACGACCCACTATCCTGAGCTCAAAGCCTATGGGATTGAGACGGACTGGGTGGAAAATGCCAGCATGGAATTTGATACAGATAGTTTGCGGCCGACCTATCGCTTTATGCAGGGAGTACCTGGCCGCTCCAATGCCTTTGAAATTGCTCGGCGTTTGGGCTTGTCGGAAGTTATCGTTAGCCACGCCCAAGAGCAGACCGATACAGACAGTGATGTCAATCGGATCATTGAGCGCCTGGAAGAGCAGACGTTGGAAAGCCGCAAGCGCTTGGATAATATCCGCGAGGTGGAGCAGGAAAATCTCAAATTTAACCGAGCTCTCAAAAAACTTTACAATGAGTTTAACCGAGAAAAGGAAACCGAGCTCAATAAGGCACGCTTGGAAGCCCAGGAAATCGTGGATATGGCGTTAGCGGAAAGCGAGAGCATTCTCAAAAATCTCCATGCTAAGTCCAGTCTCAAACCGCATGAGATTATCGAAGCCAAGGCTCAGCTTAAAAAGTTAGCACCAGAAACGGTTGATTTATCAAAGAATAAGGTGCTCAAGCAGGCTAAGAAAAATCGGGCGCCCAAGGTGGGAGATGATATCCTAGTCACCAGCTATGGTCAGCGGGGAACCTTGGTCAAGCAGCTCAAGGACGGCCGTTGGGAAGCTCAGGTCGGTCTTATCAAGATGACTCTAGAAGAGCAGGAATTTAATCTTCTCAAGGCTGAAAAGGAGCAGCAGCCTAAGCGTAAGCAAGTCAATGTGGTCAAGCGAACCAATACCAATGGTCCAAGAGCCAGATTAGATCTGCGTGGCAAGCGCTATGAAGAGGCCATGGAAGAGCTTGATGCTTTTATCGATCAGGCCCTCCTTAACAATATGGCTCAGGTGGACATTATCCACGGTATCGGAACGGGTGTCATCCGTGAAGGGGTGATAAAATACCTCCGTCGGAACAAGCAGGTCAAGTCCTTCGGCTATGCTCCGCAAAATGCCGGCGGCAGCGGTGCAACGATTGTAGTCTTTAAGTAGGGAAGCATCGGGTACTCCGTAGCAAATATTTTCTTTTCCTCTGGGTTTGGTGTACAATATTATCAAAAGTAAGCTATTCAAAGGAGAAGATTTATGGTAGCAGCAGTTACAGATGCAACATTCGCTGAAGAGACAAAAGATGGACTGGTTCTGATTGATTTTTGGGCAACTTGGTGTGGTCCATGCCGCATGCAGGCGCCTATCTTGGAGCAGTTGGCAGGAGAAGTTCATGAGGACGAACTGAAAATCCTCAAAATGGATGTGGATGAAAATCCAAATACTGCCCGTGAATTTGGCATTATGTCTATTCCAACCCTTCTGTTCAAGAAAGACGGTCAAGTCGTTAAGCAAGTAGCTGGTGTTCATACGAAGGAGCAACTGAAGGCGATTATCGCGGAATTGAGTTAATATCATAGTCAAAAAATCGTTACATGTCGTAACGATTTTTTCATTTAGCCGATGACAGTAAAGGTCATACAATTTTGGGAAGAGCAAGTATACTATCATAGTGTGCAAAAAAATGAAAAATTGTTTGCTCAGGCATTTCCCTATTACTTATCATATGCTACTTATTGTGAAATATGCAAAATTTCAAATGTTGGTAGTTGTGTACCGGGTTTATTGGTATAAAAAGTAAAAATACATTTTTTCCATTTATCAGGATTGAAAATAACGACTTTGCCACTTTCGTTGTTTTGTATTTGCTCGTGAATGGTAAAGGATTTTAAACTTTCAGACGCTTCTATATCAATGATTTCCAATGTAGCATATTTACTTGAGTCAAAATGATCAGATATTTCGACTGATGAAGTTATTCCGATTTCAATATTTTGCCAGCCAAACGAATTTAAAATATGATCAAAGTAACCATCAAATATGAATTTTGTCATTCCGTTGGTATTTTTCCAAATATATAGCGGACAGTAACTGTTAAATAATTGGCCTTCAGATTTTTCAGAGATTAAATAAACTTTGAAAAACAAATCGTCGAATCCATCCATCAAATGACCTGTATTTCGGACACGTTGTCTAATGATATCCATATCATAATCTGCTGGTAATTTTATAGTATATTGCATTGCTTGCATTGCGGTACCTCTTTTCTAATTAACTATTCACAGTATAAATGATTTATATCATGTTGAATAATACTTAAAAATGATATAATTATCACAAAAAGTGATAAGGTGTTTTAAATGAATTTTAATGATATGAGCATTTTTGTGACGATCTATGAGACAAGATCAATAAACAAAAGTTCAAAGATATTACAATATGCACAATCTAATCTCAGCGCTAGATTGAAAGTGCTTGAAACTGAATTAGATACGAAATTATTTTACAGAAAATATAATGGTTTAGTTCCGACAAAAAGTGGAGACTTATTTTTATCAATTTTTGTAAGGAAACTTCTAACAATTTAGAGAAATTAAAAAAAGAAATGTGAAACCTCGAAAATATCCATCTTAATTTCAGAATTATTATTCAATCACGATATTAATAATTCGCAAACAATTGATTTGGATAAAAGCGAAATTAATATCCAAAAAACTTCGGATATACCCACCATTGCTCATCAGGAAGACTTTGATAAAATTTTTTGTTTTCAAAAAATTGAAAATTTGAAACATTATGATGAGACTATTGGACATATTGAGTCAGTTTATCTTTGTTCGAGCATCATAAAGGCTACTGAGGAAATGCCCATATTCGTTAATAAAGATAAAAATTGCCCTTTTAGAAAACAAAGCTTAATGAAGTTTGCTCATTTAAAATCAGTTGTAGAAATTGATTCTTTTGAGAACATTATCAGCTTAGTTGAAAACGGGAAAGGAATCGCACTATTGCCTAAATGGCTAAATAAGAGAGCGAATATCAAGCCATACGACCAAGACATCATTCTTATCCCATTTTATCAGTATGAAAAGCAGAATCAAATTAAGTAGACTATTTTAGAAGAAATATTAGTGCTAGAAAGAAAAAACATTTGACAAATATTATAAATATACTTATAATAAGTATACATATTATAAAGGAGTTATTGTAATGGAATTTAGTTTCAGTTTAAGCATGAAAGCAGCAAAAGAAGATGTATGGTCCTACTATGAAAATATTGAAAAGTGGTATGACTGGGAAGAAGATTTAAAAAATATTACATTAAATGGTGGATTTAAGACAGGATCTTGTGGGATAATGGAACTCGAAGGAATGCCCCCAATGGAATATCAGCTGACACTTGTCAAGCCCTTTGAGGAATTTTGGGATAAAACAGCGACCCCGTTTGGAGATATCCTTTTTGGTCATCAGATCATTGAGAACGATGATGGCACTGTAAATGTCAAGCACACCGTAGCTTTAGATAGCAAAGATCAGCAACATTTGGAATTTTTAAGCCAAGTTTTCTCAGATGTTCCTCAATCTATTTTTATTTTAAAAAATTGTTTGGAAAAATAAGAATTCTCTACTTTGCTAGAGAATTTTTTTATTTTTCTAAATTTGGTGTACAATATTATCAAAAGTAAGCTATTCAAAGGAGAAGATTTATGGTAGCAGCAGTTACAGATGCAACATTCGCTGAAGAGACAAAAGATGGACTGGTTCTGATTGATTTTTGGGCAACTTGGTGTGGTCTATGCCGCATGCAGGCGCCTATCTTGGAGCAGTTGGCAGAGGAAGTTCATGAAGATGAACTGAAAATCCTTAAAATGGATGTGGATGAAAATCCTAATACTGCCCGTGAATTCGGCATTATGTCCATTCCGACCCTTCTGTTCAAGAAAGACGGTCAAGTCGTTAAGCAAGTAGCTGGTGTTCATACGAAGGAGCAACTGAAGGCTATTTTGGCCGAGTTAAGCTAAGAAAGAAGCCTTAGGCTGCGATTCAGGTTGAAGACAAAGTTCTTAGAACACCAGTTTCTAAGGGCTTTTCTTTGTGTAAAGTTGCATAAAAGATGTAAGAAGAGTTGCGAGGTGTTTTCCATGTTTCACAAAGAAAAACCAGATTATAATCGTCTCTAATATAGTTTCTATACAATAAATGAATTGGTCCCAAAAGATTCCTTCCTTTGACAAGTAGAATCAAGGATTGATTTGGCTCTATATATGACTTGGTTGAAGATACCTGTGGCCCAGTTATAATGGGTCGTAAACCAAAGAAAATCTGAGAAGAGGTGAGACACAACCAAAAGGTATTAAAGCAGAAAATGACTGGCTAAGAATGGAGGATGCTGTTCTAAAAAAGTTTATAAAATTTCGCTTAAAGGAGGAAAAAAGAAAGAAGAAAAACGGAATTATCCAAGAATTGCTAATTGAGTTTTCTTTTGATATTCTTCTAAAGATTGTCGAAATTGCTTGCTCACCGAACTTGGAACAAGTAAAAACTATGTTGGAGGAAGCATTTACGGAGAAATACTAGGGGAATACCATTCTTTACAGAGACCAAGTTTGATAATATCAACATGTTTCTTATCATCAATTTTTAGAGAGTGAGGGGATTCAATAATTCATGTCATCCAAAGGTAACAGTCCAGACAACGGTATGAAAGAGTCCTTCTTGGGAATTCTTAAGTCTGAGATGTTTTATGGTTATGAGAAGACGTTTCAGTCACTTAATCAATTGGAACAAGCTATTGTGAACTACATTGATTATCACAATAACAAACGAGTTAAAGTCAAATTGAAAGGACTCAGCCCTGTGCAATGCAGAACTAAGTCCTTTACTTAAATTATTGTCTAACCTTTTGTTGGTACATTTTTCTTGTTATGAGAAAGTTTTCTATTGCCAGATATCCTGTATTTGCGAGATTTGAGCTTGGGCTTGTTTCTCAAAAACCTTGTATTTGTAAGTCAGATCTTGCGCCATCTCTTTGATATTGTCTCGCTGTTCTTGGATAATGGCGAGATTGTGCTGGATGTTAGCTAAATTATCTTGAATTTTATCCAAGATATCGGATGTTTCGACGACTTCTTGGCTGATTGTCTTCCGACTTTTGACCAAATGGTAGCTGACCCAGGCTGCGCCTGTGAACAGCATAAGATTTGAAAATTTCATAGTTCCTCCCTAGGCTCGAGCAATCTTTTCAGCCAATTGAGCTAAGGCTGGAAAATCTGGTTCGTGGGCTTCAAAGCTGATTTGTAGACCGTCTGTCTCTTCATAGCGAGGAGCTAGGTGGACATGGGTATGGAAGACGGTCTGACCGGCAATTTCTTCGTTGTTATTAAGGATGTTCATGCCCTTGGCGCCTGTTGCTTTCATGACCTTGCGGGCGATGTCTGGGACACGAGCGAAGAGCTGACTAGCACTGTCTGCATCCATTTCCAAAAGATTTCTGAAATGCTGCTTGGGAACGACCAAAGTATGGCCTGGAGTGACCTGAGAAATGTCTAGAAAGGCGACTACCTGGTCATCTTCATAAACTTTAGAAGATGGGATTTCCCCTGTGATAATCTTACAAAAAATACAATCAGCCATAAATGATACCTCTATTCGCTAGATTTTGTTATAATATAAGAACTATTATACCAGATTTGGAGAAAATATGTTAGAAATCAAAGAGCTTACGGGCGGCTATGTAAATATCCCGGTTTTAAAGGATGTCAGCTTTGAAGTGGGCAATGGCCAGCTAGTTGGTTTGATTGGTCTCAATGGTGCTGGTAAATCCACTACCATCAATGAAATTATCGGTTTATTGACACCTTACAAGGGAGAAATTCGGATTGATGGTTTGCAGCTGGGAGAAAATCCTAGCGCTTACCGTAAGAAGATTGGCTTTATCCCAGAGACACCGAGTCTTTATGAGGAGCTGACCCTGCGTGAGCATATTGAAACGGTTGCCATGGCTTACGATATCGAGCAGGAAGTCGCTTTTGAGCGCGTGGAGCGCCTCTTAACTATTTTCCGACTCAAGGATAAGTTGGACTGGTTTCCAGTGCATTTCTCTAAGGGGATGAAGCAGAAAGTCATGATTATCTGTGCTTTCGTGGTGGATCCTAGTCTTTTTATCGTGGATGAGCCTTTTTTGGGGCTGGATCCTGTAGCTATTGCAGACCTTATCCAGCTTTTGGATGAGGAAAAGAAAAAAGGTAAGTCTATCCTTATGAGCACCCATGTTCTGGATTCTGCTGAGAAGATGTGTGATAGCTTTGTGATTTTACATAAAGGGCAGGTGCGCGCTAAGGGCAAACTAGCTGAGTTGCGGCAGCAATTTCAGATGCCGGAAGCTAGTCTCAATGACATCTATCTTGCCTTGACGGAAGAGGCTGCGCTATGAAAGAAGTATTTGCTAAACGCAAGCAAGATTTCCGTCAGCGCTGTCTGAAGTATCTGCGCTATGTTCTCAATGATCACTTTGTCTTGTTTCTATTGATTTCTAGGTTTTCTAGCAGTTCAGTACAATCAATTGCTGCGGAATCTCCCTAGTCAGTCTTGGCCGATCGTAGCCGGATTAGTCTTATTCTCTGTGTTCATTCTTCCTTTTGGCAGTATTGCAACCTACCTGGAAAAGCCGGATATGCTCTTTTGGCTAGTGCAGGAGCAGGCAGTCATTGAGTTTGTCAAGGGACAAATCCAGCGTTCGTATATTCTCTTTGGCCTGCTGCAAACCTTGTTGCTGATCTTGCTAGCACCCCTGTTTTTGGCTCTAGGTTTGCCATTCTGGGTTTTTGGGCTGTACTGTCTCTTCATGTTACTTTTGAAATGGCTAGTTTTTCAATTCAAAGGGCGTCGCTTTTTCTTGTCTGATCGTCTCAATTGGCAATATGCAATCGCAGCTGAGGAAGGTCGTAAGCAGAAAGTTCTTCGTTTCTTTGCCCTCTTTACAAATGTAAAAGGCATTTCTAATAGTGTTAAAAGAAGAGCTTATTTGGACGGGCTGACGAGATTTTTGCCTAAGATTCATGCCAAGACTTGGCAAAATATGTTTCTGCGCTCTTATCTTCGCAATGGCGACTTATTCCCTCTGACCTTGCGTCTCCTACTTTTAGCCCTCTTGACGATTGTCTTCGTCAGCCAGTCTTGGATTGCTGCAGGTTTTGTCATCCTTTTCAACTATCTTTTGCTCTTTCAGTTGCTGGCCTTGTATGAAGCCTTTGATTATCAGTATCTAACCCAGCTTTTCCCGCTGGATAGCAAGTCTAAAATCAGAGGGGCGAAGCAGGTAATTACAGGGATTGGATACAGTATTTTACTGTTTGAAACGCTAGTAGCAGCGGTTTGTTTTCAGGATATAATAGCTGTGCTGGCAGTGCTTGGAGTGACAATCTTTTTGTATCTAGTCTATTTGCCATATAAACTAAAAAGATTGGTTGACTAAAGAATGAAAATTAGTAAAATAGTGAGGAAACTTTTTAAGGAGGGGAATCATGGTCTTGGTTGATAACGAGCTAGCCCTGACACCAATAGCTGGTAAGAGCGGAAAGGCCTATATGGGAACTTATCCAGACGGGGGGCGAGTTTTCGTCAAGATGAATACGACCCCGATTCTGGCAGGCTTAGCCAGAGAACAAATTGCTCCGCAACTTCTGTGGAGTCGACGCTTGCCAGATGGCAATGTCATGAGCGGACAAGAATGGCTTTCAGGTGCCATATTAACGCCTAATGATATGTCTAAAAAGCAAGTAATCAATATTTTAACGCGTTTGCATCGGTCGAAGCCTCTGATGACTCAGTTGGCCAAATTGGGTTATATTTTGGAAACGCCAATCGATCTAATCAATAGCTGGCTCAATCAAGCGCCAGTTGTTTTGAGGAACAATCAGTACCTGCAATCTATTATTCGGGATTTGCGGCAAACGGTACCTGCTTTTCGTGAGGACTATGCGACGATTGTCCACGGTGATGTACGCCATAGTAACTGGTTTCAGACGGACAGTGGCTTGATTTATTTGGTGGATTGGGATTCGGTTCGCTTGACGGACAGAATGTTGGATGTTGCTCATATATTGAGTCACTATATCCCAGATACCAATTGGCAGGAGTGGTTGACCTACTACGGTTATAAGTACAATGACAAGGTTATCAAAAACTGTATTGGTTTGGTCAATACTCTTATCTGATGCAGATTGCTAAATATTACGAAAACAATGATTTAGAAAATGTGAACCGGGAGATTTACGCCTTACGCAACTTCCGTTCTAAGTATGGAAAGGTAAGATGAGAGTAAGAAATCGTAAGGGAGCAACAGAGTTATTAGAGGCTAATCCCCACTATGTGGTTCTAAATCCGGTTGATGCCAAGGGAAAGTGGCGAGAAATTTTTGGAAACGACCATCCGATCCATGTTGAAGTTGGAAGCGGTAAAGGAGCTTTCATCACAGGGATGGCCAAGGCTAATCCAGACATCAATTACATCGGGATTGACATTCAGAAGTCTGTCCTTAGTTATGCCTTGGATAAGGTTTTGGAAGCTGATGTACCCAATATTAAGCTGCTCTGGGTGGATGGTTCAGAATTGACCAACTATTTTGGGGACGGAGAAATTGACCGACTTTATCTAAATTTCTCTGATCCATGGCCTAAGAAACGGCATGAAAAACGTCGCTTGACCTATAAGTCTTTCTTGGATACCTTCAGGCAAATTTTGCCAGAAAAAGGTGAAATCCACTTCAAGACGGACAACCGTGGCTTGTTTGAGTACAGCCTGGTCAGCTTTTCGCAGTATGGCATGGTTCTCAAAGGTGTTTGGCTAGATCTTCATGCCAGTGACTTTGAAGGCAATGTCCTAACTGAATATGAACAAAAATTCTCTAGCAAGGGTCAGGTTATTTACCGAGTCGAAGCAGAATTTCAATAAAAATAAAGAGAGTCCTAAACAGGTTTTCTATCTCAAGTGTCGGATTTTATGACTGACTTTTGTTGGATAGAGCCCTGCATGGGCTCTTTTATTTTGTTTTGATCATCAAATTATCAAGATCATTTTTTGTTATTTTCATTCTCTTAAAACGGCGTCGCTAAAGCTTTTGGCTATCCCTATAATATGATATTACACTTTTGTTACAGAAAAAAATTAGATGGTAAAATCCTTGATATAATAGGAAAAAAGCGGTATAATTATCAGTATGGTTTAATGTCTAAACTTTGACATTAGAACCACCAATCATATGTTATAAAATACTTTGCTGCTCAGGCGTTAAGGTGTTGAGTAATAGGTGGTTGAACTATATTTTAAAAAGGAGAGATGTTCATGGATAAAAATGCGAGACGCAGATTAAACCGTGCGAGTGCTGAGAAACGACTTCGATACTCAGTCCGTAAGTTTAATGTGGGCGTAGCTTCTGTAGCAGTCGCAGCTTTCATGTTCTTTGGGGGGAATGTCGTTTCAGCCGATACGTTAGCTAAGACGGATTCTTCAAGCACCTCTACGGAGAAAACGACCTCTGTGCCAGATTCAGGAGAAGATTCGGGAGCGAATGATTCTGACTCCGAGTCGGCCATAGAAAAGAATTCTACCGTAGCAACTGTCGCTGAAAGCAACGCAGTTTCAAGTGCAGCATCTACAGCATCTTCTACCTCTGCTGAAGACCTATCAAGCAAAGTGGAAGAAAAACTGTTAAATCAGAAGTTGCTTCAAAAAGTGAAGCAGCTTTAAAAGAGGCTACTTCACAAGTATCTAAAGCTTCAGTAGCGACTAGCCAATCAACTGCTGCAACTCAGTCTGAGGCTCGAGTTAGCCCAGCTACTTCAGCTACTGCAGAGTCAACTGCAGTTTCATCTGAAGCAGCTACAGAGTCAACTGCCGCTGTAGAACCTGCTAAGGTATCAGTTGAAAAGGCAGCTAGCCAAGCAGCTAGTTTGGCAACAGCTAGCCAAACAGCAAATGCAGTAGCCAAAAGTGAAGCTAATTCAACATTAGCAGCTGCTCAAAGCGAAGTAAATAAAGGTTACGCTGATTTCCGTAAATCAGGAGAAAGTGGCTTCCGTTCGTTTGACCCACAAACAGGGAAGACAACTGTAACAAAAGAAAACTTCCTTGACTACTTCAGATTGAATGGTTCAGCTACCTATAATTCATACGACGGTATCGTGACCCTTACTCCAGATGAAACCTCTAAGACAGGTAACTTCAGTCTGAAGAGTAAGATCAATATGAACCAAAGCTTCAAGCTGACTGGTGGAGTTAACCTTGGTGATAAGACTCAGGAACGCTATGGTGCCGATGGTATTGGTTTTGCCTTCCATACAGGGAATACAACAGACCTAGGTGCCGATGGTGGTAACCTTGGTATTGGTGGTTTGCGTAACGCGAATGGTTTCAAGCTGGATACTTTCTGGAACGTCCACACACCACCGAAAGGGAACCGTTTTGATACTAGCAATACGGACTCATTCCAATATGGTTGGGCGGAAGACCCTCGTCTGGGACAATTCGGTGCTTGGGTAAATACCACTCATAAAAAAGTTCGTGGTGGTGGTATCTTCACTGGTGGTGAGTATGACCGCTGGTGGGCTGAGACAGATGCTGGTAGTGCTCAACGTCTAGACTCAAGTGACCTAGATGGTCGTTTCCACAGATTTGCTATCCAGTATGACGGTGTAACCAAGGAATTAACTGTCTCTTACGAAAGTAATCTTGGTATCAAGCAATGGAAGAAGAAAGTTTCTACTCCAGAAGAACTGATGTCCATGGTGGTTACGGCGACAACTGGTAACTACAAGAACTTGCAACAGTTCCAAATCAAGCGTTTTGATTTCTACCAAAGTGCCTCTGTTGACGTACGTTATGAAGATGAGCAAGGTCGAGAAATCGCTGAAGGCTCAGTAACCTATCCACAAGGTGCCTTTAAAAGTAAGCCTTATACTACTGAACAGAAGAAGATCCCTGGCTATGGTTTCATTGGAATGAAGAGAGGTAGCTTGCCACCTTCAGGAACTCTGGCTGACTGGGGAACAAACGGTACTGTAACCTACGTTTATCGTAGAGGTGCAACTGATACGAAGACAGAAAAGAAGACAGTCACTCGTACTATTTATTATAAATATAAACCAGGTGTGACAGGACCGACACTTCCGCCAGCTTACACTCAAACAGCTGAGTTCACTCGTACTGTGACAGGTGGTAGACCAGGTCCATGGAGCCCTTCATCTAAGAATTTGCGCCTGTAGATTCTCTAAATGTACCAGGATATACACCAGATGTAGCGACAGTTCCAGGGCTTACAGTAAATCCAGGTTCTACCCCAAGTGATGTAACAGTATACTACGACAAGATTGCGCCAAGAGTAACAACTGAAACAAAAGACGTCACTCGTACAGTAGTTTACGAATACGAAGATGGTGTGACTTCAGGTCGTCCAGCTCTTCCACGTGAAGTACAACAAAATGTACAATTTACTCGTCAAGTGTCAGAAGACCCAGCGACTGGTAAAAAGACATACGGCAATTGGACACCAAGTCGTCAAACAGTAGATGCGGTTGATACACCAGCAATTAAAGGTTTTACACCAAATAAAACTCGTGTAAATTCAGCCTCTGTTTCGCCAACAGACCCAAGCTGGCGTGAAATCGTTTCATACCGTAAGAATAATCCGAAAGTAACAACTGAAACTAAGGATGTTACTCGTACAGTCGCTTACGAATATGAAGACGGTGTGACTAGAAATCGTCCAGCTCTTCCGCAACCAGTTGAACAAACAGTTCAATTTACTCGTCAAGTGTCAGAAGATCCAGTAACTGGTAAGAAGACATACGGCAACTGGACACCTAGCCGTCAAATGTTGCTGCGGTTGATAGCCCAGAAATAGCAGGATTTACACCAAATAAACCACGTGTAAATTCAGCTTCTGTTGCTCCAACAGATCCAAGTTGGCGTGAAATTGTAAGCTATTCAGCTGCAGATCAAAAGGGAAGCATCGTTTACCGTACAGATGGTAAAAATGGTGTTCCAGCTAAGACCCTTCACACAGACAACGTAACTGGTAAGTCAGATACACCTGTAAACTATACAACAACTGCGAAAATCAACGAATTTAAACAGTTGGGTTATGATCTTGTTAGCGACGGCTTTACTAAAGCTGGCGGTCAAAGATTTGACAGTAATAACAATGTAGATCAAACATGGGAAGTTGTTCTTACTCCACGTATTGAGACAAAACAAGAAACGAAAGATGTTACTCGTAACGTTCGTTACCAATACAAGGATGGAGTGACCACAGGTCGTCCAGCACTTCCTCGCCCAGTTACTCAAACAACAACATTTACTCGCCCAGTTTCTGTGAACAAGGTGACAGGTGTTGAAACTCCTGGTCAATGGAACAAGCCAAGTGAAGAACTTCCAAAAGTTGATTCTCCAGCAGTTACTGGTTTCACTCCAGACAAACCAAGCGTTCCAGCTGCAACTGTTACTCCTACATCTCCTAACGAAGATGAAGTAGTAAGCTACAGCCAAGATGATCAACGCGGTATCATTGAGTATGTAACAGATGGACAAAACGGTGTTCCAGCTAAGACTCTTTATACAGACGGTGTTACAGGTAAATCAGGTGAAGATGTTGTTTATTCAACTGCTAGCCGTATCGCTCAACTTCAACAAGCAGGTTACAAACTTGTAAGTGATGGCTTCACTCAACCAAGTGGTCAGAAGTTTGATAACGATAAGACAAAAGACCAAGTTTGGAAAGTTGTCGTAACCCCACGCTTGGATGACAATACGAATCCAGCTGATTTGAACAGCAAGGTTACACGTACG